>SAMEA3387464__coassemble_2801_pt1 | contig 10972 bp, 9 predicted proteins | sample SAMEA3387464__metabat2_high_PE_043 | metagenome-assembled genome bin SAMEA3387464 (sample SAMEA3387464) | Felis catus | biome: Faeces | place: United Kingdom | collected 2012
TCCGCCTCTGTCTCCGAATCATACAGAACATTGCCCTCATTGTCTGTAACTGTGATCCTTGTAGCATTAATCTCTTTTACATTGCTTTTCAGATAATCCAGTCCAGCTGCTTCGATACCGGCCCGGATATATTCCACTTCATCCCGCACACTCTGTTTCATAAATACGTCAAACTTGTCATACATGACAAAGCTTGCAGCCAGAAAGGTCAGAAGAACAGACAGGATTACAAGAAAGCTTCCGTGATTTAAAATTCTCTGTCTCATTTTATTCTCCGATCCTGTATCCTACTCCCCGTATGGTTTCCACCATGTTTCCTGCTTCTCTCAGTTTCTGGCGAAGTGTTCTCACATGTACGTCCACAGTTCTTGTCTCTCCGTCAAAATCATATCCCCACACATGACAGAGGATCTGATTTCTGCTCATAACAAGTCCTTTGTTCTCAATCAGATACTGCAAAAGCTCAAATTCCTTCCTGGTAAGCTCCACCTTCTGATCTCCAAGATGTACTTCATGACGTCCCACCGATATTCTCAGTTCTCCGCAGTGAAGCTCTCTGTTTTCCTCTTTCCTGCTGCACCGGCGAAGCACTGCTTTTACTCTTGCAACAAACTCCATCATACCAAAAGGCTTTGTGATATAGTCGTCCGCTCCGGCTTCCAGTCCCCGTACCTTGTCAAATTCCGCATCCTTTGCCGTAACCATGATCACAGGAATGTTTTTTGTATCAGGAGAGGACTTCAGCCTGGTCAGAATGCCGTATCCGTCCTCACCCGGAAGCATGATATCCAGAAGGATCAGGGACGGAAGTTCTTTTTTCATGGCTGCGCAAAGCTCTTTTCCATCTGCCAGCCCCTTTGCTGTAAATCCGGTGGTTTCAAGGGTATATACCAGAAGCTCCCTGATATTTTTTTCATCTTCTACACAGTAGATCATGAACTGTCCTCCTTATCTTCATATATGCCATAAAAGCTGCTGAGGAATTTCCCTCCGGAAATTCCCACAACAGCCTTGTATGATCTGCGTTCAGTTTTTACTGGCGCTTACGGAAGCAGATATTCTTTGCGTACTGCTTCCAGACATTTATTAAATTCATCATCCTGATCGTTTTTCATTGCGTTCAGATGTCTGTGTGTATCATAAAGATTCTCACGCACCTGAGTTACGCAGACACCGATATTGGAACAGTGATCTGCAATTCTTTCCATACTGGTGATCAGGTCAGAAAGAATGAAGCCCATTTCAATGGTACACTCGCCGGAGCGGAGACGATTGATGTGACGGCGTTTCATTTCTTTTGTCAGCTCATCGATCAGTTCCTCAAGCGCCTCGATCTCTGAAGCCTTGGTAATATCCTGTTCGTCAAATACAGAAAATGCTGTTTCTACGATTTTGGTCACTGCTGCAGTCAGTACTCTGAGTTCTGCCTTTGCATAAACGGAGAAGCTCAGGCCTTTTGCATGAAGCTCGTCTGCTGACTCTTTAATATTTACTGCATGGTCGGAAATACGCTCGAAATCGCCGATGCAGTGAAGCATCATGGAAACGCTGTGACTGTCTGTCTCAGAAAGATCCTTATTGTTCAGCTGAACAAGATAGGTTCCCAGTTCATCCTCGTACCTGTCTACCTTGCTTTCCATCTTTGTGATCTTCTGAGCCTTTTCCTCACTGTAATCATGAAGCACCTCAAAAGAAGCCTTCAGCGCCTTCCAGGAATCCTCTGCCATACGTCTTGCTGCGGTTCTTCCCTGCTCTACTGCAAATGCAGGTTTTTCCAGGAAACGGGATTCCAGAATAAGGAATTCCTGATCTTCCTTTGCCGCCTCAACATCCTCAGAAGAGTCACGGATCGTCATACATGCAAGCTTCACAAGAAGATTGGAGAACGGAAGAAGCAGTAAGGTTGCTGTAACATTAAACACACTGTGGGTCACTGCGATTGCTGCCGGTGTTGCCATAGCGTCCATAAACGGGAACTGAACAGCTGCATTCAGAATATAGAATACACTCAGGAACACTACTGTACCGATAATGTTGAAATACAGATGGATCATGGCTGCACGTTTTGCGTTTTTGTTTGCGCCGATAGCAGACAGAAGCGCTGTCACGCAGGTACCGATATTCTGTCCCATAATGATCGGGAAGGCCGCGCTGTACGGCACAGCTCCTGTAACGCACAGAGCCTGCAGAATACCCACGGATGCAGATGAGGACTGGATGATGGCTGTAAGAACCGTACCTGCCAGAACACCTGCTATCGGATTGGAAAATGCCAGAAGAAGATTGGTAAACTCCGGAACATCAGCCAGAGGCTTCACAGCAGCGCTCATGGTATCCATACCGAACATCAGCACTGCAAATCCAACCAGAATAGCGCCAATGTCTTTTTTGCGGGAGTTCTTTGTGAACATCAGAAGCACAATTCCGATCAGCGCCAGGATCGGAGCAAAGGAACTTGGCTTAAGAAGGCTCATAAAGAAATTGTTGCTCTCAATACCTGCAAGACTTAAGATCCAGGCGGTTACTGTAGTACCGATATTGGCACCCATAATAATACCAACAGCCTGTGTCAGCTTCATAATACCGGAGTTTACGAAACCTACGACCATAACCGTTGTGGCAGATGAGGACTGGATCACCGCAGTCACACCCAGACCCAGAAGCACTGCTTTTAATTTGCTGGATGTAAGGTTTTCAAGAATTTTCTCCAGCTTTCCTCCGGAAATCTTCGCAAGGCCATCGCCCATAACCTGCATACCATACAGGAACAGAGCAAGACCGCCCAGCATCGTCAGTATACTAAAAAAATCCATTGTATTTCTCCTTTACGAAAATTTAATATATTTTCATTTTAAGAAACAATTGTAAAGTTGTCCCCAGCGCAATGTTAAATTTATGTAAAATTCTCAGAAGCTTCTGATGTCTTCTCCCTCATCGCCCGTTTTGTCAATAGAACGGATTTTCAGATAGTAACTCATGGTTTCATTCACCTTCACCTGAACCCGGTCCCCAACCTTATGGCCTTTCAGAGCTCGTCCGACAGGTGACTCGATGCTCACTCTGTTCTCCATGGAATTTCCTCTGATAGAGGTTACAAGCTTATACTTCTCAATTTCTCCGTCTTCTTCAAATTCTACTTCCACAATGTCATCCATGCCGACTTCGTCTTCTCGGGAAGTATCTGTAACAATATCCGCTGTTTTCAGCATTCTCTCCAGGTACCGGATGCGGCTTTCATTCTGGTTTTTGTGTCGCTTTGCCGCATAGTATTCAAAATTTTCACTGAGATCCCCCTGGGCTCTGGCTTCCTTTACCGCTTCAATGGCCTCTTTACGCACCACCAGCTTCCGGTGCTCGATCTCCTGCTGGATTTTCTGTACGTCACGCTCTGTCAGTTTTTCACGCATGTGCTCACTCTCCCCGCTTCATTATAAGTATCGTATGACTATAAAGTATACAGGATAATGAACGGAAACTCAATAACCCTTACGCGGACTTGCTGATATAACAGCAGATCAGAAGACATACCTCTTCTCCCTCCTGCCTCAGCTCCAGCATTCCGTCATACTTTTTCAGCGCAGCCTGAATGCTCGGAAGACCCAGCCCGTGATTTTTTGTGTCATTTTTCGTGGTAGAGGGCAGGGAAGATAAAATTCCCGTATTTTTCTTACGGCAATACTTCTCTTCCGTTTTTTCTGCACAGGGAAGTCTGCCCGGATTTCGCACACTTACTGCCAGAATCCCCTTTCCCTGCCTTACTTCCAGGGAAACTCTCCGCTGGTTTTCCGGAAGATTTTTCACTGCCTCCAGAGCATTGTCCAGCGCATTTCCGAAAATGGCGCTGATATCTGTTTTTTCCATGGGCAGAGGTTCCGAAATATCTGCGGAAACATGAAATTCAATATGATTCTGTTCCATCAAAGCAGCCTTGGAACTGAGAATAATGTTTACAGTGGTATCTCCGCAGTATTTCAGTGTACGGAAAATCCCTGTATGTTCCAGAAGCTCTCTGAGATATCCCTCTCTCTGGTCGTCCGGAAGAGCCAGCGCTGTCTGAAGATGATTTGTCATATCATGCTTTAAACGCCTGATCTCAAAATGCTGATTCTCCATAGCTTCATAGTACCGTCTGTTCTGTTCTGCCAGAAGAGCCTCCTCTTCCAGTTTCTGCTGCCGGGCCAGAACCACCATGGTCCATAAAAGCCCTGCAAAAGCCGAAAGGGACAAAAGCAGGAGAAACAGGTACTGGACAGAGATCCCTGCAGTATCATAATCGCTTAACAGCACAAGACTGAATACAATTCCCAAAGGAGGAAGCGTCAGGATAAAAAGAAGCCTCCACATGGAAGGCGCCAGTTCAAAATCTCTGTCCGGTCCCAGCTTCCGGATCAAAAGCCACAGCCCTGCACAAAAAAATATTTTTATCACAATCTGATACGTCTGATAAAACGGCGACCAGTTATCCACCAGCGCATTAAAAGAAAACACCGTACTGGCTGTCATCAGTCCCACTGTCAGCCTTTTTATGACGCTTCCCTCACAGCAGATCATAATAGCTGCAATAAAAAATACAAACGTGGGAACAATATTTCCCCAGTCTGCCAGATAGATCACCATACCGCCTAAAAATCCGCAGGCAGTCACAAGAATCATTCTGAGGAATTTACTGTTTTTCACCTTCAGCAGGCGTCCCACTGCCATAAACAGACAGATTCCCATAACCGAAAGCCAGGCAATAGTCAAAAACAAAAGCTCCGCATTTTTTCTCATAGGCCTGCCCCCTTCAGCATAAGCTCCGCAAGTCTTTTCAGCGCCTCTTCCTTCATCCCCCGGCTTACCGGAAGATTTTTTCCGCCTGTAAGGATTTCATCATGACCAATATACTCCACATGATCTCCGTTTACCAGATATCTTTGGTGAATCCTCACAAACCGTGCATCCACCTGAGACTGTACCTCAGAAAGCTTTCCGTAAAAAGCGTATTCTCTGTTTTCCGTTACCAGATACACCTGTCTTCTGTCGCTGTAAAAATACAGGATCCGGTCCAGAGCCATCCGAAAGGTTCCCTCCTGATTCTGAAACACAAAATCTTTTTCCCGTCTGGAATAAAAAGTTTCTCTGGCCCTGGCAAGAATCTGCCTGATCCGTTCTTCTCCGGCAGGTTTCATCACATAATCCAGCGCCCCTGTGCGATATCCGTCAAATACGTACTCAGAATATCCTGTCACAAATACAAGAAGGATATTTCTGTCAAACTCCCGTATCCTTTCCGCAGCCTCCATGCCTGTCATTTCTTTCATTTCCACATCCAGAAAAAGAAGATCGATCTCTCCCGGATGTTTTTTCAGCCAACGGACCGCAGTTTCTCCTGAACTGAATTCATATACAATTTCCTCATCCGTTTCATATATGGATTTTTCAAGCTGAAACCGCAGCTGATCCCTGGCCTCCTGTTCATCGTCGCACAAAGCGATTCTCAGCATAATATCTCCTCCTGCTGCTTTTATATCCTTTACTGATGCTCCTCGCTTCAGATTTCTTTTATCATACCACAACCACAGCTTCCGGCGCATGCCAAACTTTACAAAAATCCTTCTATTCTTTACATTTTTCGCAGAGACCTGCAAAACTTTACCTGAAAAATGCCAAACTTTACAGCCTGGATTCCGGCTGTTTTTTTCTGTGATATGGTAAAATCACAACAGCAGAACATCTGTAAATTTTTAACATAAGACGAGGAGGAATTTTATGTTATCTGTAAAAAATCTGGAAAAATCCTATACTACCGGCAATCGTACCTATACAGTGCTGAAAGGAATCAGCTTTTCTGTTGCCAAAGGGGAATTTGTAGCTGTAATGGGACCCTCCGGTTCCGGAAAAAGTACGCTTCTTAACTGTATTTCCTGCTATATCCCCTTTGAAAAAGGCAGGATCACCCTGGGCGGGCAGGAATTAAGCTCCCTGACACCTGAACAGCTTGCCTCTGTCCGCAACGAAAAGCTTGGTTTTGTTTTTCAGGACTTTATGCTTCTTGACGGCCTTTCTGTCCGTGAAAACATTCTTGTTCCCAGAATCATCCGACAGAATGTGGACAAAGAAGGGGAGCGCTACGCAGATCAGCTTATGGAGCTTTTTGGTATCAGCCATATCCGAAACAAATATCCGGCAGAGATTTCCGGCGGAGAACGTCAGAGAACCGCAGTTGCAAGAAGTCTGATCAACCATCCTCTGATGCTCCTTGCTGACGAACCTACGGGAAATCTGGACAGCAAATCAAGCAGGATCGTTATTGAATCTTTTGAAAATGCAAGACAGAATCTGGACGCTACCATTTTTATGGTGACACACGACAGCTTTTCCGCTTCCTTCTGTGACCGGGTGATCCTGCTGAAGGACGGAAATATCTACCGTCAGCTTGAAAAAAATATTCAGACAAGAAGTGCTTTTCATGACACACTGTTAAATGCGATCAAAGAAATGAGTGGTGATATGTAATGGATAACAGAAAAAGAAGATCGATCAAAACTATGGCGGAACTGGAAAGCCGCCTTCGCCGTACCAACCAGAAGCAGGCAGCTCTTTACCTGTTCTGCAATTTTATTTCTCTTATGCTGATGACAGCTTATTCGGGACTGATGTTTTCTCCCACTGTACAGGATATTTTTCCTCCGGGAGGCGACAGCCGGAAACAGTTATACGCCATCTTCGTTCTGGCCCTGTTCGGCTGCGTTATATTTACGATTTATGCTGCCAGCCTTTTTTTCCGCAAAAAATCACGGCAGCTTGGCATCCTTATGGCTCTCGGAGCTTCCAGAAAAACACTGGCGCCCGGTCTTTTCCGTGAGGTGCTGCTTTTAAGCGGCAGCTCTGCTGTTCTGGGAACTCTGGCAGGTTTTCCCTTCCTGTTTCTTCTGTGGACTGCCTTCCGGATTTTTATTGTAAATTCAGAAGAAATGGTTCTGAACGTGGATTTCCGGTGTCTCTGGGTATCTGCAGGCTTCACAGCCCTGGTTGTGATCTGCGCATGCGTTCTTGCTTTTCTTTATATGAAACGCACCAATATTCTGGACGTGATCCAGGAAGAGCATCAGAACGAGCCTGTAAAAGAGCTTGGACGCTGGTGCGGCCCTGTGGGTATTGTCCTGATTCTGGCAGGCGCAGTTGCAGGATACGAAGGCCCAACTGTATACATGAATGTGTTTCACAGATATCCCTCCCCTTTTCTCAACCTTTTGTACGCTCCTGCTTTTGCAGGTCTTTACATGGTCATGCTTCACACAGTTGTCAACGGCTGGACCTCCAGACGCAAAAATCCCTGGAAAAACATCATTGCCAGAAGTATGATGAAATTCCAGGGAAAACAGACGGTAAACAGTCTCCTTGTTACTACTGTGCTGGTTGCAGGCGGCTGCTTCGGGATTTTTTATCTGCCGATGCTTCATACCGGACTTTCCATGGGCTCCGAAAGCCGCGCCTATGACTATTCCTGGTTCTGGCCCTCCGACCAGTCTCTCCCTTCTGAAGAAGAGATTTATTCTCTGGCAGAAAAACATGATTTTCAGATCAAAGACTGGGTACAGTGTTCCTATCTTGCCCTTGCCTGTGATAATAACATGCAGATTCTGAACCCGGACAACACCCTTTCCTATCAGCATTTTGACATTGCCGATGAATGTCATGCCCTGTCAGAGTCCACCTATAATCAGATCACCGGACAGAACATTTCACTGGATCCCGGCTTCTTCTACGCAGTTACAAATGAAGAAGAAACCGCTTACGATACAGTGGAAAATGCAACACTTTTTACAAACATGACTACAAGAGAAGAGCTTCCGGTTACCTGTAAAGGCTTTGTACATTTTGAAGATATGGCATCTCACGGCACTGCTGTTCTGGATGACAGCGACTACGAAAAAATCTCTCAGGGACTTGCTCCTGAATGGACCGGTTCCATGATCTGGTTTAATTCAGAAGGAAAAGACAGTTACGCCTTTGCACAGGAGCTCTTTGTGAAAATTGTAAATTCCTATGATGACCAGCACTTCAGCAACAGCTATTATGATCCGGTTCAGTATGTTATGACAGAAGGCTATACAAATAATTACTACGGTTCCTCCTATACTGTCAGTCCGGAGGAGCGGCAGGTGGACCGTACCAACATCAACAGTTCTGACTTCCGGATGTACTGGAATTATATTCCTCAGTTCCGTATTATGGATGCTCAGGATCAGCTGAAAACCTTTGGAGTATTTATGATGACCTTTTTGTTCATTGCCATTATCTGCATTACCGCAGCCCTGGTCATTGCCTATACCCGCTGTCAGACCATTGCCCTGAACAATGCCTATGTGTTTTCAGATCTGATGCGTCTTGGCGCTTCTCCCTCCTTTCTTGGCAGAGAGCTTCAGAGGCAGGCTGGTCCGGTATTCAAAATTCCTGCCATCAGCGGAATGTCGCTGATGATCCTGCTTTATTTTATGATTTTGCTTGCCAATGACGGACTTCTGACAAAATCCGAAATTCTCGGTTTTGCCATGTGCCTGGAAGTAGCTGCCGTGATCGCCCTTATCATTTACGCCGTTTTCCGCCGCACGCTGCGCAGTCTGAGAAAACAGCTGGGTATCTGCTCCTCAGAACAGAAGATTTCCCGGTAACCTCCGTTTACAGACAAAGAAACTGCTGTATGGACAGACTTACGCCCATCCTTACAGCAGTTTCCTGTTATCTGTAAAAATTCAAATAAATTTTTCTGTTATTTCTTCTGTTCCTCCAGAAGCTTCTTCAGACGCCTGATTTCTGCCTCTGCAGCCTCTGTTTTCTTTCGTTCCATGGCAATTCCCTGTTCGACTCCCCGTTTAAAACCCTGTTCAAGGCCCTGCTTAATCAGCCTATCTGATTCCAGTTCCAATACTTTTCCTCCCATTACATCACCAAATCCTTTCCTTACTTTTTCTTTGTCTCTGAACACATAATCTGCGATCTGGATGATCAGTTCGACCATATCCCGGTATGTTTTTTCATTTCCTTTCTCAAGAAATTTTTCCTCCAGATACTTCTCGATTTTTGCATACTCATCTAAAAGTTCCTTCCATTTCTCGCCGTCCGTGTCCAGCCCTTTTTCCTGTTCGTATTTTATTACATGATACGGCAGTAAAAACAGCAGATGTTTCTGCAGCATATCATCACAGGTAAACCTCTGCACCTGTACAACTGGAACCGTGTATTCTACTGTATTACCATCTGGCATTACAATCTCCACAGATATCGTATCCCTCTTTTTCGTGCCGCGCAAATACAGTACGCACGACTGTGGAAAATACATCCGATATCTGCCATTTTCCTTCTGTACCTGTTCCAGACTGATTGCAAAATCGTATTCAATCATTCGGATCACCATAGTAGAATCGTCTGTACTCTGACATTCTATATGGTAAACCCGATTTGCGATCAGCAAATGGGAATCTGTAATCACCCTGCCGTTTTGTGTCTGATGTTCATTTCTCTTTTGTATGATTTTAATATCTTCCAGATAGGAAGTGCCAAAAACTTCATTGATCAGCGGAATCGCCAGCTGCGGCATCTTTTCCAGCATAGTCCGGAACACATCATCAAAAATAGTACTGCTTTCCATAAGACATTCCTTTCTTTATGTAACTTATAATATTAGCTTTCAGGTTTTGTCTTATGTATTTCAGGAAATGTTATCAGCTTGTATATTTTATTCCAGAAAACTTCCGGAATCCTTATCTTTTGTGGAAATGATGTTGGTCTTTTGCCTCCCTCCTTTATGATATCACAGAATTGATTATTACACCTTTATTATAAAGGAATCACAGGCATTTATAAAGAAAAACTGTTGCTTTTCACTCCATTTACAGCAACTTGGGCAAAATACATTCCACCTCTCCCTCTTACCTGGACTCGGCCACCTGACGGTAAATCTCTGCAGTCTCATCCCGGGTTGCCAGATTTTCAGAAAATGCGCTGGCGCTTCCTGCTGCAAGCCCCATATAAAAAGCATGGCGATAATCCTGCGTTTCCATCCAGCCTGCCATAAATCCGGCCACCATAGAATCCCCGGCTCCTACTGCATTTACAAGCCTGCCTTGGGGAGCAGGCTTCTGGTAAACTTCACCGTTTTCCGTTATCAGAACCGCCCCCTCTCCCGCCATGGAGATCAGGACATTCCTTGCTCCCATTTCCTGAAGCTTTTTGCCGTAGGGAATCGCCTCTTCCCCTGTGTAAATCCTCACTCCAAAGATCTCTCCAAGCTCATGATGATTCGGCTTCACCAGGAAAGGATGGTATTTCAGCACCTTTACAAGAAGCTTTCCGGTTGCATCCACCACCGTTGCCACGCCGCGGCCGGAAAGCCTTTCCATGATTTTTTCGTACATATTATCAGGCCTGGATGCCGGGATGCTGCCTGCCAGAACTAAAACGTCACCCTCTCCAAGTCTGTCCAGCTTTTTTATCAGCTCTTCCACCTTCTCCGGAGCAATTTCCGGTCCGGCGCCGTTGATTTCAGTCCCATCAATGGATTTCAGCTTCAGATTAATACGGGAAATCCCATTTTCTACAGGGATAAACTCCGAATCCACCCCCATCTCCTGAAGTCTTCGTATGATCTCATCCCCGGTAAAACCTGCCGTAAAGCCAAGGGCTGTACTGGGAATCCCAAGATTTCTGAGAACAATAGAAACATTTATGCCCTTTCCTCCGGGAAGAAGCTTCTCAGAGCTGGTTCTATTGGTAAGCCCCAGCTTAAAGTCCTTTACATCCACAATATAATCCAGAGACGGATTAAAAGTTACCGTACAGATCATGGCTTGTTCCTCCTTTTTCTCCTCTTCATGACAAAATCCCCTGTCGGCTGTGACAGGGGTGAACTTTTCCTTATGCTTCTTCATTTTTAAAATTTTTCTTACGGTGCTTTACGCACTCTGTCAGCAGAAATTCAATCTGACCGTTA
>SAMEA3387464__coassemble_2870_pt1 | contig 10591 bp, 9 predicted proteins | sample SAMEA3387464__metabat2_high_PE_043 | metagenome-assembled genome bin SAMEA3387464 (sample SAMEA3387464) | Felis catus | biome: Faeces | place: United Kingdom | collected 2012
ACAGTTACTGTTTTCATTACCTGATCGTCAAGGGGTCTGTCACTGTAGTCGGTATCCTCTTCTGCAATGCGGTTTACAACATCCATACCCTCTGTGATCTTGCCGAAGGCAGCGTAGCTTCCGTCAAGATGAGGAGCAGCCTTGTGCATGATAAAGAACTGACTTCCGCCGGAGTTTGGGTGCATGGCTCTTGCCATGGAAAGAACACCGGGAGTGTGCGCAAGGTCATTTGCAACGCCGTTCTGAGCGAACTCGCCTTTAATGCTGTATCCCGGGCCGCCCATGCCGGTTCCGTCCGGGCAGCCGCCCTGGATCATGAAGCCGTTAATGACACGGTGGAAGATCAGACCGTCATAGAATCCTTTTTTTACAAGACTGATAAAGTTATTTACCGTATTGGGAGCAACCTCCGGATAAAGCTCTGCTTTCATTACATCACCGTTTTCCATGGTGATTGTTACAACTGGATTTGCCATAGTTTTATTCTCCTTTTGCGAAAAGTATTGTTTTTCTCTGTTTGCTCTATTATAATATGCAAAGAACAATTCTGCAAGAAATAAGTAAAAGACCGGAGCTGCTGAATCAGTAAGATGATAATTGTTTAGCCGGCATGAAAGCCGCCGGGAACGAAGTGAGCAGCAGCCGGAAGTTGTTTGGGAAGGCGGAGCCATGATAATAGAAACCAGAAGTCCGGAGGAGACATTTGAATTAGGAAAAAAAATCGGTGAAGCAGCAAAGCCGGGACAGGTATATACCCTGAACGGAGATCTCGGTGTGGGAAAAACTGTTTTTACCCAGGGAGTGGCAGCGGGGCTTGGCATCACAGAGCCTGTCAGCAGTCCTACCTTTACGATCGTGCAGGTTTATGAGGAAGGCCTTCTGCCTTTTTATCATTTTGATGTGTACCGTATCGGTGATATTGAAGAAATGGAAGAGATCGGTTACGACGATTATTTTTTCGGAGAGGGAATCTGTCTGATTGAGTGGGCGGAGCTGATCAGAGACATCATTCCGGAAAAACGGATTGAGATCACTATAGAAAAGGATCTGACACAGGGATTTGATTACCGCAGGATCACTGTACAGGAGGTTGAATAAAATATGAAAATTTTAGGTTTGGACAGTTCGGGAATCGTAGCTTCCGTAGCTGTTGTTGAAGACGAAATTCTGACTGCAGAATATACAGTGAATTATAAAAAAACACATTCTCAGACTCTGCTTCCCATGCTGGATGAGGTGGCAAAGATGACAGAGCTTGACCTGGATACGGTTGATGCTATTGCCGTTGCCGGTGGTCCGGGATCTTTTACCGGGCTCCGTATTGGTTCTGCTACGGCCAAAGGGCTGGGGCTTGCGCTTAAAAAGCCATTGATCAGTGTGCCTACGGTAGAAGCTCTGGCTTATAATCTTTATGACACACAAGGCCTGATCTGTCCGATCATGGATGCCAGAAGAAATCAGGTATATACAGGAATTTATCGTTTTAAAGACCACAGGCTTGAGACAGTGGAGGACCAGATGGCTGTGCCCATTGAGGACCTTCTTGCAAAGCTTGAACAGTATGGGGAAAGAGTTACCTTTTTGGGGGATGGTGTGCCTGTATTCAGAAAACTGATCCAGGAAAAGCTTCAGGTAGCTTTCAGCTTTGCTCCTGCTCATGTAAACAGACAGAGAGCGGCAGCAGTGGCTTCTCTGGGACTTGTATATTACGAAGAGGGAAGATATGAAACCGCAGAGGAGCATGTTCCGGACTACCTTCGCGTTTCTCAGGCGGAAAGAGAGCGGGCAGAACGAGAAAAAGTGAAAAATCAGGAGGCTGCACAATGACATTTCGTGAAATGCTTGTGGAAGATCTGGATCAGGTTGTGGATATCGAACAGAACCTTTTTTCTGTACCGTGGACAAAGGAAGGATTTCTTACCTATCTGATGAAAAAAGATACCATGTTTTTTGTGGTGGAAGAAAAAGAACGTATTCTTGGCTACTGCAGTATGATGACTGTGCTGGATGAAGGAGATATCCTTAATGTGGCAGTACGCTCAGACCGCCAGAAAGAGGGAATCGGGCAGTTTCTTGTGGACAGCATGCTTCGCATGGCGGAAATGCAGGGGATCAGGCTTGTCCATCTGGAGGTCCGTCAGGGAAACGGAACCGCCAGACGGCTTTATCAGAGGCTTGGATTCAAAGAGGACGGACTTCGCAGGGATTATTATGAGAATCCTGTGGAAAACGCAGTGCTGATGACAAAAACAATGTAGATAACTTTGTCAGAAGAAGAATCGCGGCAGCAAAACTGAACAGAATACCGATCCGTTTACCGGGCGCATGGAAAGTGACAATAATTTCATGCGTCCCTTTTTTTATGGGAAAACCTGTAAATCCTTTGTTTACCATAACCGGATCTGCAGGGCGTCCGTCTACCAGAATCTCATATCCGTTGGAAAAAGCAAAGGAGGTAACAAAGTATCCGTCTTCTTTCATGGTAATACTGCCCTGGAGAAGCACTTTTTTGTTTTCTGAGCAGGGCGTAAATGGCGTGATATCAGGATGAGCAATAGCGGAAATCGGCAAAGTGAATCCGCGGAGATTGTTTATTTTATAATTTCCCTCTGAGAAAGCAATCTCGAGAGTTTTTAAAGGTGTATTGGCAGAAAGCATATAGGTGAACGTGTGATTTTGGTTGGGATAAGGGGCGGAGGAACCGGAAAGCCTGTTTCGGATGCCGTTAATGGTTATGTCAATATCCCTGGTTCCCTCATAGTCCACATCAAAAGACAGAAGCAGAATCTGATCTTTCAGGACAGAAGGGAGACTGCGGGATACGGTTTCTGCCAGGTATTCTGAGGAACGTTTCATAAAATCCTGTGGAAGAGTATATTCTTTTATCTGAGAAGTATAGTCTGATTTCCCGGTGTCGGCAGTTTCCGGAACAATGGTCCGGTTGGTAAGGGTATCCAGATTATAAGGGTAATCAAGCGTATCATAATCTGCTTCACTCATAAGAGCTGAGGTTCCGTAAGCAACGGGCAGTACATTGGGATTTTCTGCCAGAACCATATTTCCCTTTTGGAGGCGGGGGACATATCCTGCAGGAAGCCGGTTTTCAGTGGTCTGTATATATCGGATTCCCATCAGATATTCCTGAAACGGATTGGGAGCAGCGTTCATGGAAACACGGTTTCTGGTGCTGACCGGCATTTTCAGAATGTCATAAAACAGATGGTTGTAGGCGGTGTTGGAAACAGAAGAATACATGGTTGTACGGCGTTGGTTTTCCAAAGGAGCGTAGTTGCTGTTTGTCATGGGGGCAGTAAAAATATCTACAGCGTTTCCGGGTTCGGAACAGACCTCCTTCAGTTCCTGACGGGTAAAGATTTCTCTGGATTTTACAGAGGAAGCAGCGAATTTTTCTGTTTTGGCAGTGCTGACAAATAAAAGAGCAGGTATAATACAGAGAAAGACGCAGACTATGTGGTTTTTTGCGGGATAAGCCTGTAAAAGGGAAGAGGATACTCCTGTTTTGGAAGAGCTGTTTTTTTCTCTGAAATGAAATTTTTTCTTTAAAACAATTTCTGATTTCGGCAACAGTGAATAAAAAAGCAGCACAAGTATATCTGCCAGGATCAGCTTCCACTGTGGATGATGAAGAAAAAATATCTGAACCAGTGCAGGTATGGCGCAAAAAGCTGCCGGCAGAAAGCGGTGTTCCAGCTTTTTCTGCTGAAGAAGGCTGAGAGTACGGGCCGTAAGCAGCAGAAACAGTGGAAGAAAGGGAATAAGAGCTTTGGGGCGAAGATAAAGGGTTCCGTTCAGAAGCCAGCAGCAAAGCTGACTGAAACACAGGATAAGAAGCGCAAAGGCCAGTTTTTTTGTTTTGCTGCAGCCCAGAGATAACATTACACAGTAAAGGACCAGAAGGGTGAGTCCACAGCCGTAGGAGCTGTAAAGTAAAGTATTCATGGAGGGATTTACTGTAAAGATCTGCCACAGAGAAGCGGGCTGTACGTCTTTTTTATTTTCCAGGATCACAAGCGCTGTAGGAAGAAGGTGGACAGCTGCAAGACAAAGACCTGTAATAACAGAAATCAGCCAGATTTTCCATGTGTGCAGTCTGTTTTTGCCTGTACAGAGAAGATACAGGGAACAGCAGACAAGGCAGGAGGGCAGAAAATAAAAACTGTGAACAGATATCATAAAAAAACTTACAGCAAGTCCGGGATGAAGGGGGAATGTTTTTGCGGAAACTCCGGTATGAATTTCGGACAGTCTGTCTGTGTATATAAGGGCAAGAATCAGAAACGGAAGATAGTTTACAAACATGATCTGCCTGTGAGCCTGGAACATACAGCCGGCTGTGAGATAAAGAAATCCTCCGGTAAGACAATAAAGCCTGTCCAGGGATTTATGAAAAAGCCACCAGTAAAGAAGGCAGGCGCCGGCAGCCATTTCGGTTACCGCATAAAACTGAATTACAGTTTCCACAGGAACAGAAGGAAGAAGATAACTGACCAGAACGTCCGGGCGCAGAAATCCGTAGTAGGAAAGTGCATAAAAATTTGTCCCGCTTCCAAGTGAAATCCAGTCCGGAAACAGATCTCCTGTTGCATAAAACTGTCTGCGCATAGTATCCACAAGCGTTACATGCTGGCAGTACCAGTCTGTTTCTGAGCCGAAAAGCTTTCCTTCCGGAACGGAAAAATACACAAATATAAGTACTGCTGTGGTAAGTAAAATAAAATGCAGTGCAGTAACAGGGAAAAAGACCTGAGTATTTTTCCGGGGATGAGAGAAGGAAGTGGACTTCCGGTTAATAAGATGTTCCATAAAAGCGGGCTCCTTTCAAATGAAGTAGAGTATATGAAATGATAACGAAAATATACATTTTATATCTTAAGAAACCTGTTGCATAAATCTGAAGAATTATTAAGAATCACATTGAAGCCCGAAAAACATGATATAATATGAACGTTTAATGAAGCCGGGACGAAGATACAGAGTGAATTCGGAGATAGAATGGTTATTGTTTATACGGTAATATTCTGCGAGGCGTTTTGTCATATATATGCAAAATTCCTGATACCCGGACACTTAACGAGGCGAGTGATGCAAACATAGAGTTTAAAGATCGTAGAATAATATTTTGTGGAAAAATGCGGCAGCAGTATTTCCCAACGCAAAAGGAGAAAGATAATGGAAGAACCGGAAATTTTGATTGTGGACGATAACCCTGAAATCCGGGAGGTGGCTATGGTACTTCTGCAGGGGGAAGGATTTACTGTGGATGAAGCAGGAGACGGAAAGGAAGCTCTGGATAAAATAGAACATGGAGCTTATGATCTGATTCTGCTGGATGTGATGATGCCGGGATTAAACGGGTATCAGACCTGTATGGAGATCCGGAAAAAATCAAATGTCCCAATCCTGTTTCTCAGCGCAAGAACTCAGGTGGAAGATAAGATCATGGGATTTTCCAGCGGCGGAGACGACTATCTTCCCAAGCCGTTTTCCTATCAGGAGCTGATCAGCAGAGTAAAAGCCCTGGTGCGGCGCTATCATGTATATCAGGGCAGCGGCCGGAGAACACAGGAAGAAAAAATATGCAGCGGAGCTTTGGAAGTGTATCCGGAAGCCGGAACTGTATGGAAAAACGGAAAAGAGATTTCTCTGACAGATACGGAGTTTTCCATTCTCTGTACCCTTATGAAGCACAGAAAGCAGATTTTTTCTGTGGAACACCTGTATGAGGCGGTATGGGAAGAAGCTTATTATTACGGGGCGGCAAATATTGTTATGGTACACATCCGGAATCTGAGATCAAAAATAGAAGATGATCCCGGAAAGCCAAGAATTATCCGTACCATATGGGGAAGGGGATACCGCTGTGATTAAGAAAAAAAGAAATGAAAGAGAGCGGAAGCTGACACAGGAGCTTATGCTGCTTTTTCTGACAAGTTTTACAGTTACTGTTCTGGCTACCATGTTTTTTGTAAGCAGAAGATTTGCAGCTTACGGCTGGGTTCTGGAACATGAAATATTCACAGATTCCCGGGAAGAATATATGGACTGGCTTAAAGAGACGGCGCCCTCCTACAGAATGGATCAGCCGGAGATTTATATGCCGGTATTTGAAGAAAAGGCAGATATTTATACATGGCTTGGAATTTATGATGAGGACGGACAATATCAGGAAGGCTTTTTTCCAGAAGTCTTAGACAGTCCTTTCTGGGGCAGCTGGGTATGGTCAGACAGCGATATAGCCGCCCAGGGGATGGAGACGCCTGTAGAAACAGAAATTGAATTTCAGGATGGAACTGCCCGGGTACAGATTATGAGTTACCAGTCTCTTAAATTTTTTTCGTTATATTATCTGATGGTTGCAGCTGCAGATGGAATGGCAGTTTTTTTGCCGCTGCTTATTTTTGCTCACAGGAGAATGAAATATCTGGGAAACCTGCGTGCTGAGATTACAGTGATCGGGCAGGGGGACATGGAGCGCAGAGTAACAGTAAAGGGGCATGATGAAATTTCCGCCCTGGCTGCAGAACTGGACAACATGAGACTGACGCTGAAAAACAGTATGGAAAATGAGCGGAAAGTTCACAGGGACAATCAGGAGCTGATCAGGGCAGTTTCTCATGATCTCAGAACGCCTCTGACTGCCCTTAACGGATATCTGGAGATTCTCCACAGAAAAAAAGGCAGGGCAGAAGATTACCCTGCGTATATTCAGAAATGCCTGGAAAAAACAGAAGAGATAAGGAACCTGTCAGATAAAATGTTTGAGTATGCTCTTGTATTTGAGAATACAGGAGAAACTATCATGCACACCTGGAACCCGTCAATGTTTGCAGAAATGGTAAAGGAAATGGCAGAAGAACTGTCTGTTCAGGGGATTCCGGTTTCTTTTAGCCAGGGGGAACTGCCGGAAGCCGTATGGAAAGCAAATCCCTTTCTGATCAGACGTCTGATCTGGAATCTTGGTTCCAATATTGAGCGTTATGGGGACAGAACCAGAACAACAGATATTCAGGTGTATGTGGAAGGAAAGACGCTGAAAACAGTAATGTCCAACGGTATGGGAAAAGAGAAGCAGACTGTAGGAAGCGGGATCGGACTGAAAAGCGCTGCAAAGATTGCAGAGCTTCACGGAGGAAGTCTTTTATGTGGGAAAACCGGAGAGGAGTTTGTTGCAGAACTCAGCCTTCCACTGGGATGACACTGTGACAGAAGGGGATTTTTGCCTTGTTTTGAGGTTCTGATTGTGTTACACTTTGCCAGTAGAGAAAATGTGAAGATAACAGCAGAAGGTATTTTGCAGAAGTCTTTTCAGAATAAAAGAGGTAAACTATGTTAGATGTTTGTTTAGTAGGAACCGGAGGGATGATGCCTCTTCCGAGAAGATGGCTGACTGCTCTGATGACCAGGTACAATGGAAGCAGTCTGCTGATCGATTGCGGAGAAGGAACTCAGGTTGCTGTAAAAGAAAAAGGATGGAGCTTTAAGCCGATTGATGTAATCTGCTTTACCCATTATCATGGAGATCACATCAGCGGACTGCCCGGACTGCTTCTTACCATGGGAAATGCAGACCGTACAGAGCCTCTGACGCTGATCGGCCCCAGAGGCCTGGAGAGGGTAGTGAACGCTCTTCGGGTGATCGCTCCGGAGCTGCCCTTTGAGATCAGATTTATAGAAATTACGAAACCGGAAGAGGTTATTGAGCTGAACGGGTATCGAATTACTGCTTTCAGAGTGAATCATAATGTCATCTGTTACGGATATACTCTGGAAATTTTAAGACAGGGCAAATTTTCTCCTGAACGTGCCAAAGAGCAGGAGATTCCGCTGAAATTCTGGAATCCGCTGCAAAAGGGCCAGACTATAGAGGAAAATGGAGTTGTATATACTCCGGATATGGTTCTTGGACCGGATCGAAAGGGGATCAAACTTACGTATACCACAGATACCAGACCAACGGAATCCATTCTCCGCAATGCCAGAGAGTCAGACCTTTTTATCTGTGAGGGAATGTACGGAGAGGATGACAAGGCGGATAAGGCAAAAGGCTACAAGCATATGACTTTCCGCGAAGCGGCGGAGCTGGCGCGGGATGCCCGGGTAAAAGAAATGTGGCTGACACATTACAGTCCGTCCCTGATTCGTCCGGAAGAGTATATGGAAACGGTAAGAGGAATTTTTCCGCAGGCTTATCCGGGGAAGGATGGAAAAAGTGCGGAATTAAATTTTGAGGAGGAATAATTGTGAAAGATACACTGATTCTTGCCATAGAGAGCTCTTGTGATGAAACAGCGGCTTCTGTTGTAAAAAACGGAAGAACCATTCTGTCAAATGTGATCTCTTCGCAGATTGAGCTTCATAAACTGTACGGCGGTGTTGTGCCGGAAATTGCATCAAGAAAACATATAGAAAAGATCAATCAGGTTATCGAGGAAGCGTTAAAGGAAGCGGGGGTAACGCTGGACGACCTGGACGCTGTTGGCGTTACCTATGGTCCGGGGCTTGTAGGCGCGCTGCTTGTAGGGGTTGCAGAAGCCAAGGCTATTGCCTATGCGAAAAAACTTCCTCTTGTAGGCGTTCACCATATAGAGGGGCACGTTTCCGCAAACTATATCGAACATCCGGATCTGGAACCGCCGTTTCTCTGCCTGATCGTTTCAGGGGGACATACCCATCTGGTAATCGTAAAGGATTACGGTGTGTTTGAGATTCTGGGAAGAACCAGAGACGATGCGGCTGGAGAGGCCTTTGATAAGGTTGCCCGTGCTATTGGTCTGGGATATCCGGGAGGTCCGAAGATCGATAAGCTTTCAAAAGAAGGAAATCCGGATGCGATACAGTTCCCGAGAGCGAAAGTAGGAGACTGTCCTTATGATTTCAGTTTCAGCGGGGTAAAATCTGCTGTTCTGAATTATCTGAATCAGGCTCAGATGAAGGGCGAAGAGATAAATCGTGCAGATCTGGCGGCATCTTTCCAGAAAGCAGTGGTAGATGTTCTGGTAGAGCATACTATGATGGCGGCAAAAGATTATGGAATGGATAAAGTGGCAATTGCAGGAGGTGTGGCTTCCAATGGTACTCTGAGGGCCGCTATGGAAAAAGCCTGTGAAGAAAATGGCTATCAGTTTTTCCGTCCTTCACCGATTTTCTGTACGGATAATGCTGCCATGATCGGAGCAGCAGCTTATTATGAGTACAAAAAGGGAACTCGCCATGGCTGGGATCTGAATGCAGTGCCCAATCTGAAACTGGGAGAAAGATAAAAACTGCTGGGGAGGTTTTATGGAAGGAAAAAATACGGCTATTGTTCTGGCAGCAGGACAGGGAAAACGGATGAACAGTAAAGTACAGAAGCAGTTTCTGGAGCTGGGAGGAAAACCGGTTCTCTATTATTCTCTGAATTGCTTTCAGCAGAGTCCTTTGATCACGGATATTATTCTGGTAACAGGAGCAGAGTCTGTTGCTTTTTGTAAAGAGGAAATTGTGGAAAAATATGGTCTTACCAAGGTGACAAAAGTGATACCCGGTGGAAAAGAGCGATATGATTCTGTTTATGAAGGACTTCTTGCCTGTGAAAACAGTGATTTTGTTCTGATCCATGATGGGGCAAGACCTTTTATTACAGAAGAAATTATTCGGAGAGGAATACAGGGAGTTGAGAAAACAGGTGCCTGCGTGATCGGTATGCCTTCCAAAGATACGGTGAAAATAGCAGATACACAGGGATATGTTGCAGAGACACCGGAACGAAGCTCTGTCTGGACGATTCAGACACCCCAGATCTTTGAGTATAATCTTATCCGAGAGGCTCATGAGAAGATTCGTTGTCGGGATATGTCTGCGATAACTGACGATGCTATGGTGGTGGAACGGGCGTCCGGGGCAAAAATCAGTCTGGCAGAGGGGTCCTATAAGAATCTTAAAATAACGACACCTGAGGATCTGGACATTGCGGAAATATTTTTGAAAAATATTTGAATTTATGTCTTGACAGTGAGAACGTTTGATGATAAAATGCAATTCGTGCTGACAGAGAATGTCACAAAAGCACAGAATTGCATAGGGAGAGATATCGAAGTGGTCATAACGAGGCGGTCTTGAAAACCGTTTGTCCGCAAGGGCGCGTGGGTTCGAATCCCACTCTCTCCGTTCGTTAGGCAGATGAAAACTTGCAAAAAAAGTTTAAAATAATGCTTGACAAAATGGAAAAAGATGTTATATAATAAATAACGCTTCTGACAAACAGAAGAAAGCATGTAGGGCAATTTGGAGAAGTACCCAAGCTGGCCGAAGGGGCTCCCCTGGAAAGGGAGTAGGTCGTTAACAGCGGCGCGAGGGTTCAAATCCCTCCTTCTCCGTTTGAGTTTTGAGGCTTGAAGAAAGTCGAAAAAACTTGAAAAAAGTTCTTGACAAGCTCGAATGCATATGATAAAGTAAATGAGCTGTCAAAACAGCAAGAACCTTGATAACTAAACAGTGAGACACATACGATTCTCGAAAATTCTTTTATACATTCAAAGAACGGTTTTAAAACCAACAACAGTAAAACGAGAGATAGCTAGTAGTTATCTTG
>SAMEA3387464__coassemble_3205_pt1 | contig 8968 bp, 8 predicted proteins | sample SAMEA3387464__metabat2_high_PE_043 | metagenome-assembled genome bin SAMEA3387464 (sample SAMEA3387464) | Felis catus | biome: Faeces | place: United Kingdom | collected 2012
TCAGTAATGGCACTGTTACTGTCAGTTAATAATGGCGCGTTTTCTTTTACTGCTCCTCTTGTCCGGACAGGCTCCGCTCATCCTCCTCTGATTTTTCTGACTTTGTTTTTTCAATTCCCAGATACGGAAGCACATTGTCAAAAATGCTGCGCACTACAGGAGCCGCAATGGTTCCTCCGTAATAAATCCCCTGAGGATCATGGATAATACAAAGAGCCAGTACCTTTGGTTCCTCTGCCGGAGCAAATCCCAGAAAGGAAGAAATATAACGGTTTGCACTTCTGGGAAGAGTCTGTGAGGTGGCTGTTTTTCCGCCAATGGAATAGCCTTCAATGGCAGCATTCTTTCCGGAGCCTTCGGACACTACTGTTTCCAGGATTTTTCTCATTGTTCCTGAAGTCTCAGAAGAGATGATCCCGGTTTCCACCGGATATTCCAGTTCTTTTACCTGAGATCCGTCTGCACTCTGGATCGCCACTCCAAAATGGGGAGTAATCCTGTTTCCGCCATTGATAAGAGAGCTTACAGTAGTGGCAAGCTGTACCGGCGTGATCTGGAAGGACTGTCCAAAGGAAACTGTAGCCAGTTCTACATTTCCCATGTTTTCCATTTTGTGCATAATGGTTCCCGCCTCTCCCGGAAGATCGATCCCGGTCTGTTTCATAAGCCCAAACCGCTTGAAATATTTATAATAATTTTCCACTCCAAGGCGCAGCCCCACTTCAATAAATACAGGGTTGCAGGAATTCTGGGCTCCCTCCACAAAATTCTGGGAGCCGTGTCCTCTTCTGTTTGCACAGTGGATCCTTCTGTCATCCACCAGCTTATATCCCGGGCAGTAGAATCTGTCATTTAATGACACCACCCCTTCCTGAAGCCCCGCCGCCATGGTAATGATCTTAAAGGTAGAGCCAGGTTCATAGGTATCATTCAGACAGGGATTTCTCCACATCTGATTAAGAAGATCCTGGGCTTTTTTCTGATCCATGGATGCGGTATCCTGTCCGGTATTCAGAACAAAGGGTTCATTCAGATTAAATTCCGGAACATTGACACAGGCATAAATTTCCCCGTTTTGAGGATTCATCAGAAGAATGGACACCCTTTCGGCCTGCTTCTCTTCCATAACCTTCAGAGCAGCCTGCTGCACGAACTCCTGTATACTGATATCAAGACTCAGTCTCAGCGTATTTCCCTTAACAGGCTCTGATCTCCGTTCTCCAAGGCCGTCGATCTCCACGCCTCTTGCATCTGTAGTGGTCAGGATCTTTCCCGGAATCCCTTTCAGAACCTCTTCATATTCTACTTCCAGTCCAATGATCCCCTGATTATCTCCCCCTGTAAAGCCAAGGACTTTGGATGCCAGAGAGTCATAGGGATAGTATCTTTTATAATCTTCATCCACCTTTACCCCGTCCAGTCCTGCCTTTCGAATAGCGTCTCCGGTTTCTTTTTCCACATTTGTGCGAATCCGTTCTATGGATGAATTTTTTTCTACTTTTTCTCGCACAGCTTCCTCTGACAGGCCAAGCTCCGACACCAGAAGACGGATTACCTTTTCCGGGTCTTTGATCTGGCTGTGAATCACAGAAACCGTACACACGGTTTTGTTTGCTGCAAGGACTTTACCTTTTGCATCCAGTATCTCTCCTCTGGCTGCCTTGATATCCCTTTCCCTTTCATGAAGATCTTCTGCCTTTTCATAATAATAATCAGACCGGAAGCCCATCAGCCACACAAGTCTTCCCAGAAGTCCCAGCATCATTGCTCCGCAGCATAAAAAAACAACCCATACCTTTTTCTTATGAAAGGTCATGTTTTTTTTCATAAAAATGCCCCACAGAGATCATCACAAAAATATATGATTCCTCTCTGCGGGGTATGTTTTTATCTTTCTTTTATTCCAATCCGGCCTCTTCGTTTGTCAGACCATTACTTTCCATATCATTTCCTACAATGGGATCCTCCGGATTTTCCGGCGGCGCCGGCGCTGCCGGGTTGGAAACTGCATCTCCCACTGCTTCTCCGCTTTCTGAAGCCGGAAGCGTTTCCCCGGAAAAGCTTTCCAGATTTTCTGATTTGATATACTCCCCGTTTTCGTTCAGCTTTCTCTCTCCATTTTCATTAAGAAGATAGCCCTGCTCGTCTACCCGGTTTCCTTCCATATCAATCAGATTTCCCTCTGCATCTACCATATTTCCTTCTTCATCCACATCACTGCCGGAAACATCTTCCAGCACACCGTCAAAGCCTTCCCAGAGCTCTGTTTCAGGAACTACGCCTTCCTCTGCCTCATCCGGCTCAACATTCAGATACGGAAGAAGCTCAGAAAGAATTCCCTGGGCAATGTACTGGGGATATTTACTGTCAGCCTGCTCCTCTGCGTTTGGCTCGTCAACAACCACATATACGATCACCTGCGGTTCTTCTACCGGGGCAAAGGTAATAAAGGAAACCAGATACTTTTTGTTTCCACGGGGGAATTTTTCCGCTGTACCGGTCTTACCGCCTGAACTATATCCCTGTACCTTGGAATGGCGGCTGGTTCCCTCAATGACACTGTCTTCCATATAAGAACGGATAGCTGCGGAAATTTCAGAGGAAATAGTCTGTTTCAAAAGAACAGGTTCCACTGTTTTTACAGTGCTTCCATTGCTGTCCTGTATTTCTTTTACAAGATGAGGCTGATAATAGTAGCCTCCGTTAATAACAGAACTCATGGCATTGATCTCCTGGAGCATGGTACAGGTATATCCCTGTCCAAAAGCAGAGCAGGCAAGCTCTGTCTCTCCCATGGTATCCATGGTATGGATAATTCCCGATCCCTCATTCGGAAGATCGATTCCGGTTCTGCTTCCGAAATTAAAAAGACTCTGCGCTTTAATAAACTGTTCTGCTCCCATTTTTTCCGCAATCTGCATCATTCCGTCATTGCAGGAATTGGCGATCACATGCATCAGATCCTCTGTTCCATGGGAATCCGGATAAACCGCACATTTAATAAATGTGTTGTTATTGGCTCCAAACGCCTGTCCGCCGTCACAGACAAAATTATCTCCCTCTGCTATGCTGCCTTTTTCCAAAGCGCCTGCCATAACAATAGGCTTTACAACAGATCCGGGCTCAAAGGCATCTGTCACACAGAAATTATTCCACATGGCATTCAGTGCAGTTACGGTTTCCTCATCATTCATGGCCTTGATCTCTTCCTCGGAATAAAGGCTGGAAAGATCTCTTGGATCATTGAGATCATAGCGGTCCCCGGCATCCATGGCAAGGATTTCTCCTGTATTGGGATCCTGCACCACAACACCTATGTTCTTAGCTCCCATTTTTTTCTTAAAACCGTTTACATATTTTTCTACGATCTGCTGTATGCCCACATCCAGAGTGGTAACAATATTTTTCCCGTCTACAGGCTCAATGATCGTCTGTTCCACGTCAGACTGACTGTTAAAATATCCGTACTGTCTGCCGTCAGCCCCCATCAGAGTGCTGTTGTAATAGCTCTCAATTCCCACGTCAGCCACATCTCGGGCAAGAGTAAAACCAATGGTGTCGCAGGCCAGACTCTTAAAAGGATAACTTCTCAGATAATCCTCCTCAAACCACACGCCTTTGACGTTTCCTCTCTCTTTTTTTTCCGCATCAGACAGAGGACTGTCCTCCTCTACTGTGGTATATGCTTCAAATTCCTTTTTCTTGTCCATGGAAAGCTGTTTCAATAGAATCTGATACTGACTCTGGCTTGTACGGCTGTCTGACAGAAGAGAACGGACTTTCTCTTCGTCAATTCCCAGTATTGCCTTCAGCGCACGAATGGTAGGCTCCGCATATTCAGGGTCTGAATTTACAGTCTTACAGTCAAGGATCACATTATAAACCTTGTTGCTGGTAGCCAGAATATTTCCATTTCTGTCATAAATATTTCCCCTTTTTGCAGGAAGCACATCATTTTCAAACTTCTGCTGCGCCTGGGTCAGAACCTGTTTTTTATATTTGTCTCCGCTGGTTGCATTAATATAGGTAATTCTTCCCAACAAACAAACTAAAGCCAGCAGCACTGCTCCAAACAGTCCTGCCAGCTTTCCTTTCATCTGATGATTTATTTTTTGCCGGGGTTTCCTTCTTCTGGTCCTCCTGTCGTTTCCCAAATTCTCACCTCTTATTTGTCAGGTACGTCCTGATACTGTCTCACATAGCTGTTATTTGACATACTGTATGTCTTTTTCTGATCCTCTCTGGGATAGTTCATTCCCAGCCGTCCAATGGCTATTTTTTTGATCCTGTTCAGATCCACACTGGAATTCACCTGGCTTTCATAAGCGTTATTTTCTTCCCTCAGTTCACTGAGTTCGGATTCCAGCACTGCCACATCTTTGATCCGGCCTGTAATATCCGCTCTGAGCTGCAGATAATTCACACAGCAGAACAGAACTGCCACAGAGATCACTGTCAGAAAAAAAACAAATCCCCGCCCCATGCTCATGGCTTTCTGACGGTTTCTCATTGTCTCTCTGCTGACTGCATGTGCACGGCGCGCCGTTTTTGCCGAAGAAGCTTTTGTAGTCTTCCTCTGCCGTCTGTCCTGTGTTCCCCGTACAGCCGGTATGTTTCTTTCAGGTACTTCCTGCAGACGTCTTACTGTATTTCCATCCACATACATTCCCTGGGCGTTTCTGACATTTTCTCTGCTTCTTCTGGCTGTCACCGCTCTGTTTGTCCTGTCCATTTTCTATCACTAACTTTCCTTAACATTCACTAAATCTTCCTGCTGCTCCACTCTGCGTTCAAATATACGCAGCTTGGCGCTCTTTGACCGGGAATTATCCTCCAGTTCCGCTGCTCCGGGCAAGATCGGTTTCCTGGTGATCACTTTTCCCATGGACTTCCTGCCGCACACACATACCGGAAAATCCGAAGGGCAGGTACAGGGATTTTCATTTTTGCGGAAAATAGTCTTGACGATCCTGTCTTCAAGAGAATGGAATGTAATAATACAGATCCTTCCTCCATCTCCCAGCATCCCGATCATTCCGTCCAAAGACTCCCTGAGTACATCCAGTTCTCTGTTCAGCTCGATACGGACAGCCTGAAAGGTTCTCTTTGCAGGATGTCCTCCCGCTGCCTGAATCTTCATGGGAATCGCACGGCGGATAATTTCCGTCAGTTCTCCCGTAGTCTGTATTGGCTTTTCCTGTCTGGCAGCCACAATATGTTTTGCAATATTCTTCGCAAATTTATCTTCACCGTAATCACGAATGATCCGGTACAACTCTTTTTCTTCGTAACCATTGATAATATCAGCTGCTGTACGGGTCTGTCTCTGATCCATACGCATGTCAAGAGGCGCGTCTACCCTGTAAGTGAATCCGCGCTCCTCATTGTCAAGCTGGTAGGAAGATACTCCCAGATCCAGCAATATTCCGTCTACCTGATGAATACCAAGGTTTCTAAGCTCGTTTACCATGTAACAATAATTGCTGCGAATGATCGTCACTCTGTCTTCATAGGCAGCCAGCCTTTCACTCGCAGCAATTATTGCATCCTGGTCCTGATCTATTCCAATAAATCTCCCCTTGGCAGAAAGTCTGCTGCACACCTCTACGGCATGCCCTGCACCTCCCAGAGTTCCATCCACGTAGATTCCGTCAGGCTTTACATTCAAACCTTCAATGGTTTCTTCCAGTAATACAGATTTGTGTCTGAATTCCATATACGTCTCCTGTGTTGGATTTACTTCCGGCGTAATACTTAAATGATGATACCCATGTCCTGCATACTCTCTGCAATACTGTCCATATCATCATAATTACAGTTCTCGCTCCACTTTTCTCTGCTCCAGACTTCAATCCTGTTCAGATTTCCCGTTAAGACCACGTCCTTTTCCAGACCAGCAAACTCCCGAAGCGTCTGAGGCACGAGAATTCTCCCCTGCTTGTCCAGCTCACACATTGTGGCTCCTGCAACAAAGAATCGTGAGAAGGTTCTTGCATTCTTATTCGTAAGTGGTAAGGCTCTGAGTTTTTCTTCAAAGGCTTTCCATTCATCCATAGGATAAATTGAAAGACAACCATCCAGTCCCTTGGTCAGAACGAACTCTTCTCCCAAAAGCTCTCTGAACTTCGCCGGGATGATCAGACGCCCCTTCGCGTCTATTGTATGGTTGTATTCTCCCATGAACATGTAACTCACCTACTCTCGCAAAGTACGATTCTCCCCTTCGTACTTTCCAGCAGAAACGGATGGGTCTGCCATATTCCCTCCATTCACTACCACTATTCACCACTTTCTACCACTTATGAACCCATTCTACCCCATTTACTTTGAAATTACAAGTGGGAATATCAGGTTTTTTATTTTTTCCCTTTAAAAAAATCCGGTCTTTTCCGGCTTTTTCCATCATAAAAAGGATTCTCCGGCAAACCTGCCACAGAATCCTTTTTCGTTGTTATATGCTTTGAAATTTCTCAATCAGCCTGTCAAGCTTCCGGCTTTCCCTCAGACATTTTGGAAGGTCTTCCCTGTTCTGGATCATCCCGTTCAGCTTTCTCCGGCAGTTCTGTATCTTCCGTTTCAGTTTTTTCTGATTCAACTTCTTCAGTTCTGCTGCCTGATCCGGCAGAGACTCTCTGATCCGTTTTTTCCTCCACTTCTGCATCTTCAGGAACCTCTTTTTCTTCAGTCTCTTTAATTTCGTCTGTGATATCTGTTCCCATAAATTCATGAGATACGTCCTCGTAAGTCTGAATATCATCATAGTTCAGAACAGCTCTTTTTTCCTCTCTCCTGCGGGCTCTGTGCCTTTCCCGTTTTTTTGTCAGACTTCTGCGAACAGAAGCCGTAATTCCAAACATAACAGCCAGAACAAGCAGAACACACGAGAACACCGGAATCTCTGTTCCCGGAACAGTCACGGGCTCCGGCAGAAGAAATTCTATCCCTGCCCGTCCAAGACTGTAGCCTGCCAGATATCTTAAAAAAATCTCTCCCGGATATTTTCTGTGTTTTGTGTACAGCAGAAGGATCAGAAAAAGCGCCAGGCACCAGATACTCTCGTACAGAAACAGAGGATGTACCTGTATCCAGGAAATACCGTCTGCTTCTGCCAGATGACCGGCCATCAGCCGGGAAATCTGAGCCTTATTTACTGCATCTGCAGGAATCTGCATAGCCAGAAGGCTGTCCGTATATTCTCCGAAGCCTTCCCGGTTAAAAAAGTTTCCCCACACTGCTATTATCTGCGCTGTCAGAAATCCCATACTGGCAGTATCTGCCACCTGTGCAAAGGAGATTTTCCGGATTTTACAGTAAATTGCGCCAATCAGGATTCCGCCTAAAATACCGCCGTATATAGACATTCCGCCATTTCTGATATCCGCAATCTCTATTATTGATTTTCCCGCAAACATCTCCCGGTTCAGAGCCACGTACATTAACCGCGCCCCCAGCACACCGCCTGCAAAAGCCGGAATCATTGCTTCCAGGCTAAGGTTTGGATCCTCTTTTTGCTTTTTTGCCACAAAAATCATTACGGCAAGTCCAAGAAGCATGCCTGCTGCTGTCAGAAGCCCGAAAAAAGTAAGCTCAAATCCGAAAACAGAAACCGATCTTCCCACAAAACCAAAATCAATATCCAGATTTGGGAATCGTACTGATGTATTCATACACGCACCTGCTTATACATTGAAACGGAACAGGATCACATCTCCGTCCTGAACCACATATTCCTTTCCTTCCATACGAACCAGGCCTTTTTCTCTGGCTCCTGCATAAGAGCCGCAGTCCAGAAGATCCTGATAATTTACAACCTCTGCCTTGATAAATCCACGCTCAAAATCTGTGTGGATCTTTCCTGCTGCCTGAGGCGCTTTTGTTCCGATCTTAATGGTCCATGCTCTTGTCTCATCCTCTCCTGAGGTCAGGAAGCTCATCAGACCCAGAAGGCGATAGCTTGCGCGAACCAGCTTTTCAAGACCGGACTCTGTCAGCCCGAGATCCTCCAGGAACATTTTTCTCTCATCATCATCCAGCTCGGAGATTTCTTCCTCGATTCCTGCACAGATCACAAAAACTTCGCTGTTCTGCTGAACCGCATAATCCTTCACTGCCTTTACATGAGGATTGGACGCTCCGTCGTCTGCCAGCTCGTCCTCAGCCACATTTGCCGCATAGATCACCGGCTTCCAGGTCAGAAGATTATAAGTTCCCATCCAGGCTTCCTCATCTTCTGTTTCCAGTTCCATAGTGATTGCCAGTTTTCCGTCTTCCAGATGAGCCTTTATTTTCTGAAGAAAGTCAAGCTCTTTGGCTGCTTCCTTATCCATTCTAGCTGTTTTTGTAACCTTTGCGATTCTTCTTTCCAGAATTTCAAGGTCAGAGAATACAAGCTCCAGATTAATAGTCTCAATATCACGGATCGGATCAATACTTCCATCTACATGGATCACATTCGGATCCTCAAAGCAGCGCACCACATGGACAATAGCGTCTACTTCACGGATGTTTGCCAGAAACTGATTTCCCAGACCCTCGCCCTTGGACGCTCCTTTTACAAGTCCTGCAATATCCACAAATTCGATCACTGCCGGGGTTACTTTTTTGGAATGGTAAAAATCTCCCAGAAGCTTCAGTCTCTCATCCGGAACTGTAACCACGCCTACATTGGGATCAATGGTGCAGAAGGGATAGTTGGCTGACTCCGCTCCTGCTTTTGTTAAAGAATTAAAAAGTGTACTTTTGCCTACGTTAGGAAGGCCGACGATTCCAAGCTTCATGTTTTATATTTCCTCCTACAAATCTTTTGACTGTTTTTCAGCATAATAACCGCTTTCTTTTCAGGAAGCCTTAATACATTGCCTTATATTTTACCATACCATAATATCTTTGTGAATATTCAGTTTAAAATTCCGCCACATTTCTTATCTCTCTTATATTTGATTATATCAAAATACACCCAAGCAGCAAT